>Mack_p1__coassemble_752_pt1 | contig 19606 bp, 16 predicted proteins | sample Mack_p1__metabat2_high_PE_037 | metagenome-assembled genome bin Mack_p1 | reverse complement strand
GTGAGATCTTTTATCATAGATTTGAAATAATCCGATTATTGAAGATCTCTTTTTTTGTTTTGCAAAAAGAAAGAGCAAAGTAAAAGAAAAAGAATGATCGGTAAATTGATATTTACCGAATCGTAAATAAAGCATTATAAAAGCGCAGAGAAACAAAATAGAATTCATATTCTCTGCGCTTTCATTTTCATTTAAATCTGTGAAAAGTTATATTTCGACGTAAATCTACATCAATAAAAAACGATATCGAAGTGATACCGTGTTTTTATTGAATAGAGTTTACAGCTTGAGCAAGTCTAGATTTCTGGTTAGAAGCATAGTTTTTATGCTTGAATCCTTTTGCTACAGCTTTGTCTAATTTAGAACATGCTGCTGCGTAAGCTGCAACTGCTGCTTCTTTATCCTGAGCTTCTACAGCAACTAACACTTTTTTGATAGCTGTTTTTAAAGCTGATTTTTGGGAAACGTTGCGGCTTCTTGCTTTATTATTCGTGAGAACACGCTTTTTTTGCTGTTTAATCTGTGGCACGAGTACACCTCCTGACATAATGCTTTGAAATTATAACAAAGTGCATTTTACAATGCAACAAAACACGAAATGATCAGGTATAATATCTCATCAGAAAGGGGGTTATTCCTTGTGAATTCCAAAATTATTTTTATGGGGACTCCTCAAATTGCCGCAGATGTCTTGCAAGCATTATTAAATGCAAATGCAAATATTTCTTTAGTCATCTGCCAACCAGATCGTAAAGTCGGTCGTAAAGGGACTTTACAAGCTTGTCCAACCAAGCAACTTGCCCTTCAATATAACATTCCTGTTTTTCAACCGGAGAAAATTCGCAATGACTTTCAACGTGTCGTTGATGAACATGCAGATTTAATTGTAACTTGTGCGTATGGTCAAATCGTACCACAAGAAGTCTTAGATGCACCAAAACAAGGGTGCGTGAATTTGCATGGATCACTTTTACCGGAGTATCGAGGCGCCGCACCAATTCAGCGTGCAATTTATGATGGTAAAACGGTAACTGGCATGTCTTTGATGAAAATGGAAGCAGGTATGGATACTGGACCAGTTGCTGCAATGGCAAAAATTGAAATTGAGCCAAGCGACAATACCACTTCATTATTTGAAAAGATGGGAAAACTTGCGGGCGAATTGGTTGTTGAACACCTCGATGAACTTTTAGCCGGGACACTAGAATTCATCCCACAAGACGATTCATCAGCAACGCATGCTGACAAGATCTCAAAAGAAGAAGAACAACTCGATTTAAATATGTCAGATGTTCAATTATTGAATACGATTCGGGCACTTTCTTATACGCCGGGTGGGTATGTGATCGCAAATCATGCTAAACTAAAACTTCTTTCTGTACGCTATCAACCTGGCGAAACACCTGGTATTGGGGTGTTCTTTGCTTTGAACAAAAAACAATTCGCAATGGGTGGCCATGAAGGAATCTTTTTGTTAGACGAAGTGCAACCAGAAGGAAAATCAATGATGAAATCTGCCGACTTCCTGAATGGAAAAGGAAGAAGTCTGATCAATAAGAAAGCGGGGGAATAACTTGGATCAAAAGAATATTCGAAATTTTTCAATTATCGCTCATATTGACCATGGAAAATCGACATTAGCTGACCGAATTTTGGAACTGACGGATTCAGTTGAGAAACGAGAAATGAAATCACAAATTCTCGATTCGATGGATTTAGAAAGAGAACGTGGCATTACCATTAAATTGAATGCCGTGGAACTTGTTTATCATGCTAAAGATGGACAAGATTATTTATTCCATTTGATTGACACTCCAGGTCACGTTGACTTCTCATATGAAGTATCACGTTCACTTGCAGCTTGTGAAGGAGCTATATTAGTTGTCGATGCAGCGCAAGGTGTGCAAGCGCAAACGATGGCAAACGTGTATTTAGCATTAGAAAACGACTTAGAGATTTTACCAGTCTTAAATAAAGTTGACTTACCAAGTGCACAACCAGAGGTTGTCAAAGAAGAAATCGAAAATTTAATTGGCTTAGATTGCAGTGAAGCCGTTGAAATTTCTGCTAAATCCGGATTGAATGTCGATCAAGTTTTAGAACAAATCGTAGCAAAATTGCCAGCTCCAACAGGAGACATTCAAGAACCACTACAAGCTTTAGTCTTTGACTCAGTTTATGATGCTTATAAAGGTGTTATTGCTTGGGTATCGATTAAAAATGGTGAAGTTAAAGTTGGCGATAAAATTCGTTTAATGGCTTCACAAGCAGAATATGAAGTCACAGAACTTGGTGTACGTACACCAAAAATGTTAAACAAACAATCTTTAAAAACAGGAGATGTTGGATGGATTGCAGCATCTGTTAAAGATATCAAAACAGTTCGTGTTGGGGATACGATCACTTTAGCGAATCGTCCAGCAAAAGAAGCGCTCGATGGATATAAAGAAATGCAGCCAATGGTTTATGCGGGTATTTATCCTGTTGATAACGCTCGTTATGACGATTTAAAAGAAGCATTAGAAAAATTACAACTCAACGATGCATCTTTACAATTTGAACCAGAAACGTCACAAGCTTTAGGATTTGGGTTCCGTTGTGGCTTTTTAGGACTATTACATATGGATGTTGTCGAAGAGCGTTTAGAACGTGAATATAACTTGAGTTTGATCGCAACTTCGCCATCTGTTATTTATCGAGTGCATAAAACCGATCGAACTGTCGAAGAAATCGACAACCCAGCTTCATTACCACCAGCTCAAAAAATCGACTTTATCGAAGAACCTTATGTCAAAGCGGAAATCTTAGTTCCGAAAGAATATGTCGGTACGATGATGGATCTTTGTCAGAAAAAACGTGGTGAATATGTGGACTTACAAGTTCTCGATGATACACGTATGGAATTGATCTATCAGATGCCACTTTCTGAAATTATCTTCGATTTCTTTGATCGCATGAAGAGTGCAACGAAAGGCTATGCAAGCTTTGACTATGAATTTAGCGGCTATCGTAAATCCGATCTGCAAAAACTCGATATTTTATTAAATGGCCAAGTTGTCGATGCGCTTAGCATTATCGTGCATAAAGATTTTGCTTATAATCGTGGAAATGCGATGACAGTTAAATTAAAAGACTTAATTCCAAAACAACAGTTTGAAATTCCTGTTCAAGCCGCAATTGGAAGTAAAATTATTGCCCGTACAAACATTAAAGCCTTACGTAAAAACGTATTGGCAAAATGTTATGGTGGGGACATTTCCCGTAAGAAAAAATTGTTAGAAAAACAAAAAGAAGGGAAAAAGCGCATGAAGATGGTTGGTTCTGTCGAAATTCCACAAGAAGCATTTATGGCTGTCTTGTCGATGGACGAAGACTAATCATGATCGAAAGTGCTTATCTCCATATCCCATTTTGTCAGTCGATTTGTACATATTGTGCTTTTGAGCGAAGCGCAAATTTAAAACAGATCGACCAGTGGCTCGATGTGATTTGCGACGAGGTGCAAAATACTTTAAAACAAGCCAAACAAAACGATCCAACCTTTAAATTGAAGACAATTTATTTTGGAGGTGGGACACCGAGTGTTTTGTCTTGCGCACAACTCGAACGCTTAGCAAGTTTGTTTGCAGATGTCTTTGATCCTTATGGAGAATGGACAATTGAAGCGAATCCTGAATCGATTACTTTAGAATGGTTGCAAACAGCCCGCCGTCTTATGATCAATCGAATTTCAATTGGTATTCAAACCTTTGACGCCAAACGCCTGCAAACACTCAATCGCCATCATACCCCATTGCAAGCCAAGCAAGCTGTCGCATTATGTCGCCAAGCTGGATTTGAATCGATTAGCGTCGATTTGATTTATGGCTTTGCCAAACAAACGATGGCGGATCTCAATGCTGATCTAGATGCGTTTTTGGAACTCGATATCGATCATCTTTCTATTTATTCGCTCATTTTAGAGCCGGATTCGGCTTTAGGAAAACGGGGCTATGTGCCATTAGATGAGTATGAAAATGCATTGATGTATGAACAAATTGACAAGCGTTTAACCCAATCTGGATTTGAGCACTACGAAGTGAGTTCTTTTGCCCGCAATCAAAAATACGGGCTTCATAACTCGTTGATTTGGGATGATGGTCAATACTTTGGCTTTGGGTTTGGAGCAATTGGTCGTGATGAACAAGGCTTATATCATCACTCGGGTACATTAAAACAATATATTCAAAAACAATCACATCTCGAATATGAAGAAAATCCCAATCCTTGGTTTGATGCGATCATGACAGGCTTGCGCACCACAATGGGTTTAAATGTCTTGAAGTGGAATTTACGCTATGGATTTGATTTCAAACAACGCTATGCGCATGTTTTAAATCAGTATTCAGAATGCTTTATCGAACAAAATGATCGTATTTCACTCACTAAACAAGGAATGGAAATTTTAGATACGATTTTAGTTGAATTCCTCATGGAAGATTGATAACATACAAAAGATTCATTCGCGGCTTTTGGAGACTCCGACCGAGGCTTCGATTGGATTGTAATGAAAGAAAAAGGAGAGCATAAAAATTATGACTAACGCACAAAAAGAAGCAATCATTAAAGAATATGCAATTCACGAAGGAGATACAGGTTCTCCAGAAGTTCAAGTTGCTATTTTAACAGCTCGTATTAACGAACTGACTGAACACTTCAAAGTTCACAAACACGATTATCATTCCTACAGAGGTTTGATGAAAATGGTTGGACACAGAAAGAACTTATTATCTTATCTGAAAAACAAAGACCTCGAACGTTACAAATCTTTAATTGCAAGACTTGGTCTGAGAAAGTAAGCATCAGCTTACTTTTTTTTTACGCTTTTTTCGACATGAATGAGAGTTGGTTTCATGGCTATTGCTTGAAAGATAGATTGTTCTAAGCTAAGGAATGGCAGAATTAAAGATGAATTTTGTGCGTAAAGAAGACAGAATGGGCGGATATTGTCTAAAATGAAATAGACAAGGAGTAAATTTATATGAGACAAATGAAACAGCTTAGGACAATTGCGATGGCCTCGATTGTTGCCTCATCATTTATGTTGGGTGGTTGTACGCCAAAAACAACGGTGATCACAAGTGAAAATGCCCCTAATGAGTTTATCCGTCAAGTCGCAAATGTTACCTCAAATTCAACATCGGAAGAGATGCAATCTATTTTAAACACCATGAATGATGCCACGATTGAGTATTACAATTCTGGCTATCAAACAAGTGAACAAACACATGCAGTAGGCTTAACTGTCCAGGATGGACAATTAGCGACAACAGAAAGTGACTTTAAAAACTATGATGTCCGCTTTGGTGATGAATTAACGTACTATGAGTTATATGAAGAAGAATCGGGCAATGAAGCAAATTATGGTTTGATGTCCTATAACAAAGGCGCAATTACAACTGTTTTTTCGCGCCCAGATGGATCGGGACAGTTTGGAAAAGAGAATGGTAAATTTGTCATTCAAACCATCAACAAAGAAGATGGCGTCCTTCATGATATTAGTGATGATGCGATGCATGAATATATTCAAGAAGCCATTTCTTTTCCGCTACATAATCTCGTGGGTGGCACACTATTAGTGTCTCCGTTTGAAAAGCCACAAGCTTATACATATAAACTCGAACAAGTTGGATCTGATTTTGTCTGGACCATCTCGATTCATGAACAAGATGTATATAACGAAATTCTCAATACAACTTTCAAAGACCTTTATGGATATGATCGCTTAGATATTAAAGGGGATGGATCATTCATTCTTGATGAATTTATCGCTCAAGAAGTAACTTATGTACTGACAATGGATGAACAAGGCGTTGTTCAAAAAATTTCAACAACAAATGCTTCTCAAGCGAAAAAAGGAGAGGTAACTAAAGAGATCAAAAGTACAGATACCGTTTTGCTTACAACGGTTGAAGAAAAATGGTACACATTCTTTAAAGATTTCTTTGCCGCAATTGAATCAGGAACTTTAAAAGAGGAGGATGCTTTTGCTTTAAATCAACCTTTTGCTAGTGAGTCATCTGACCAATCTTCCACTCCAGATTCAGCACTTGAATCCAAAATGGAAACAGATCAACAATCAACAACTGAAAGTCAATCTAATTCTAGCGAACAAAATTCGCAATAATGCATTTTATCGCCATTGACCATGTTCTTGGTTTGCATGGAGTTTAATTGAATTTTCAATAACGAATAAATCCGAAATGACTAAATGATTGAGTCATTTCGGATTTGTTTTTAGAGGTATTGCATAGGTAGATTTCGAATTAAATCTTTGTAAAAGTCGATGGAAATAGCGATAAAAAAAAGGAAATTCGTCTAAAAACATAAACAGTTTGGTGGTTGATTGAACTAGTGATATCATGACAAATGGACAAAAATAATAAGAATATAAGTGAGGTATAAAGACAAGATGGCAAAACAAGTATTTCATCTTGATTTCTGTGGAAAAAACATCACGGTTGAAACTGGCGAAATTGCAAAACAAGCCAATGGTGCAGTTTTAGTCCGTTACGAAGATACAGTAGTTCTTTCAGCAGCAACAGCAAGTGCGCAAGCTAAAGAAGGACTTGACTTCTTTCCACTGACAGTAAGTTATGAAGAAAAATTATATTCTGTTGGGAAAATTCCAGGTGGATTCTTACGTCGTGAAGGACGTCCAACAGAACATGCGACTTTGACGGCACGTATGATTGACCGTCCAATTCGTCCATTATTTGCGGAAGGATTCCGTAACGAAGTACAAGTTGTCAACACCGTATTATCTGTTGACCAAAACGCTTCCTCTGAAATGGCTGCAATGTTAGGTGCTTCTTTAGCACTTTGCATTTCTGATATTCCATTTGGTGGACCAATCGCTGGTGTGCGTGTTGGTTTAGTAGATGGCGAATTCGTCTGCAACCCTGATTTAGAACAAGCAGAACGTTCCACAATCGAATTAACAGTTGCGGGTACTGCTCAAGCTTTAAACATGGTTGAAGCAGGGGCAAATGAAGTCGATGAAGACACAATGCTTGAAGCATTGATGTTTGGTCACGAAAAAATTAAAGAACTTTGTGCATTCCAAAACGAAGTCATTGCCGCTTGCGGTAAAGAAAAACGCGAAGTTACTTTATATGCACCAGATCCTGAACTCGAGGCAGCAGTTCGTGAAAAATATGAAGCAGATATTCGTGCAGCAGTTTCTATCGTTAAAAAACTTGAACGTTATGAAGCGATCGATAAATTAGTTGATGCTGCAAAAGAAGAATATGCTGCAAAAGAATATGCAAGCGAAAAAGAAAAAGCAGAAGCAGTCAAACAAGCAGGCGCTATTTGCCGTTCTATTGAAGCGGATGAAGTACGTCGCTTAATCATTGAAGATAAAGTGCGTCCAGATGGTCGTGCGATTGATGAAATCCGTCCATTGGATTCACAAGTTGATTTATTACCACGTGTTCACGGTTCTGCAATGTTTACTCGTGGAGAAACGCAAGTTATCTCAACAACAACTTTAGGTGCGCTTAATGAAAACCAAATCATCGATGACGTAACTGAAGTAGGAAATAAACGCTTTATGCACCATTACAACTTCCCACCATACTCTGTAGGTGAAGTTGGACGTATGGGTAACCCAGGACGTCGTGAAATCGGGCATGGTGCTTTAGGTGAACGTGCATTATCTAAAGTATTACCAAGCGAAGAAGAATTCCCATATGCAATCCGTACAGTAGCGGAAGTTACTGAATCCAACGGTTCTTCTTCCCAAGCTTCTATTTGTGCGGGCACAATGTCTTTAATGGCAGCTGGTGTTCCAATCAAAGCACCAGTAGCTGGTGTAGCAATGGGTCTGATCATGGATGAAGAAACAGGAAAATATACTGTATTAACTGACATCCAAGGTATGGAAGACCACTTTGGGGATATGGACTTCAAAGTAGCAGGTACTGAAAAAGGTATTACGGCTTTACAGATGGATATCAAAGTAAAAGGAATTACTCGTGATATCTTCAAAGAAGCATTAGCGCAAGCACATGGTGCTCGTCAACAAATCTTGGCAAACATGATGAGCGCAATTGATCATCCACGTGAAGACCTCTCTCCATATGCGCCAAAAACATCAATTATCAAAATCAACCCAGACAAGATTAAAGATGTTATTGGACCAGGTGGTAAAAACATCAATAAGATCATTGCTGAATGCGATAATGTTAAAATCGATATCGATGATGACGGAACAGTTGTTATTTACCATATGGATCGCGCAGCAATCAACAAAGCGCTCGAACAAATCAATGACATTTGCCGTGAAGCAAAAGTTGGAGATGTATACGAAGCTAAAGTTGTGCGCATCGAAAGCTACGGTGCATTCGTTAACTTATTCGGTAAAACAGATGGCTTATTACACGTATCCAATATCAGCTGGAACCACGTGGCAAAAGTTGAAGATGTATTAAAACTTGGCGATTTAATCGATGTCAAAGTTATTGAAATCGAAAATGGTAAAGTCAATGTTTCTGCAAAAGCACTGTTACCAAAACCAGCTGGCTATAAAGAACCAGAAAGAAACCGTGCACCACGCAAAGACAATCGTCGCCCAAATGGTCCACGTCGCTTCGATCACCACAAAGCAGATGAAGCGCCAAGACCAGAAGAGCCAAGAGCAGAAGAACCAAAAGAAGCTGAGTAATCCCATTCATTTTCTTTGGATTTTGAATTCAATACGAGTCAAAAATGCCGGAAGCCAAATAACTTCCGGTATTTTTCGATTATGGATATTGTTCATATATAGAATTTCGTAAATTTGAGCGAGAATTGAATAGAAATGCACAACTATTTCGAATATCATCTTTCTTGCTTTATAATGAAATTTAAAGGACAGGGTAATAAACATGAATTATAGAACTTTAGTTGAAGATTATTTTGAAAATTTTAAAAAAGATTTAGCAGACATTGTTGCGATTGAATCAACTCGCGATGTAGAACATGCCGGACCAGGTGCTCCTTTCGGACCAAAAGTTAGAGAAGTATTAGAACTGATGCTCGAAAAAGCAAATAGAGATGGTTTTAATACGAAAAACTATGATGGGTACGCTGGTTTAATTACTTATGGTGAAGGTGAAGAGAGCGTTGGAGTTCTCGGTCACTTAGATATCGTTCCATTAGGTGAAGGGTGGCATCACGATCCTTTAATCATGAGTGAAGACAGTGGCTATTTATTTGGCCGTGGTGTTTTAGATGATAAAGGACCATTTTTAGCTAGTTACTATGCTTTAAAAATGTTAAAAGACTTGAACGTGCCATTAAAACGTAAAGTCATGTTAATTGCAGGAACAGATGAAGAAAGTGGCATGGGTGGAATTGCGGAATATGTTAAAACAGGTCCAATTCCAACAATGGGCTTTACTCCAGATGCTGATTTCCCAGTTGTTTATGGTGAAAAAGGAAACTTACACATCGCTTTAGATAGTGATCAAGATACAATTATCGAATCTTTTAGTGCTGGAACACGTGTCAATATCGTAATCGAAAAAGCAACTGCAACACTGAATACAGATCAGTTTGATGAAAACTTATTTAACTTCTTCTTGAACACAAATGATGTAACTGGTCATGGTGAAGTTAAAGATGGAAAAGTTGTTTTAGAAGTGATCGGTAAAGCGGCTCACGCTTCTACTCCATATTTAGGAAAAAACGCAGCACTGATTTTATTCAATTACATCGGACAAGCTTACAACGATCAATTATCTAAAGAACTTTATTCTTTATTATGGGACTGGAAAGGTACTCCAGAAGCAATTGACGTGAATGGCGTTTACATGGGCTTTTTAACAATGAATACTGGCTTAGTCAGCATTGAAAATGGTCATACTCACGTATTAGTCGATATCCGTTATCCAAACGATACAAATGTTGAAACAATTTCTAAAGGTTTCGAACAAGCATGCCTTGCACTCGACAACAGAATTACACACAACGTTGCTTATGCAGGTGATCCTTTATTCGTTGATCCAAATTCTGATTTAGTTCAAAACTTAATGGCAGCTTATCGCAAATATTCTGGTGACACATTCCGTCCAGCAATCACACTTGGTGGTGGGACTTATGCCAAAATGTTTGATAACTTCGTTGCCTTTGGTCCAGAAAAACCTTGGATTCGTGCACCTAAAGATTTAATCATCGGTGGAATCCACGATAAAGATGAAGGTGTTGAAATCGAATCATTAAAAGAAGCAATTGCGATTTATGCGGATGCGATTGAACGGTTAGCTAACCAATGAGAATGCGTCGAATCCCATGGGCAGCTGAATATTTAACAACGAGCCCATCCCGTATCCAAATCGATCAATCGTGGACAACAATTTGGCAAAAACAAGAGGATCAAAAACTTCATCTTGAAATTGGCTGTGGTAAAGGTGGTTATTCTGCAGCTATGGCACAGTTATATCCTCATGATTTATTCATCGCAGTAGAAAAAAACGAAAGTGCAGCAGGTCTTGCAGCAAGAAAGTTTGACGAAGCGCATTTAGATAACTTGCGTTTAATCTATGGCGATGGTGCCGATTTAGATTTGTGCTTTAAAAGCGGAGAAGTGGATGTTTTACATCTCAACTTCTCTGATCCATGGCCTAAAAAGCGTAATGCGAAACGTCGTTTAACGGCACCTTCATTTTTAAAACAATACAAAACGCTTTTAAGTGAAGAGGGTCAGATTATCATGAAAACTGATAACAGCTCTTTATTTGAATATTCGATTCTAGAATTTTTGAATGCTGGATTTTTCTTAGAAGACATTAGTGTCGACTTCCGTCGTGAAGAACATCCAGAAGATCCACTCACTGAATATGAAGCAAAATTTGTAGAAAACGGCCAACCTATTTATCGATGCATTTGGCGCAAACATCCTGTGCAATAAAGTGTTAAAAAGATTGATACGGTATAAAATTTAAAAAATCGTTCAATTCACTATTTGAACTAATAAGATCAATAGAAAGATAACAAACATGAAACAAGCTCACACTATTGAAGAAGTAAAGGCTTTAAAAGAGTCTACTCGACCAGTCGTTTTCTTATGGTCAGCAGCATGGTGCCCAGATTGTGTTTATCTTGTACCATTCTTAGATCGAATCGAGGCAGATAATCCTGAATTTGATTTCTATAAACTTGATCGTGATGAACTCTTAGATGAAGCAATCGACCAGGATATTCTGGGCATTCCTTCTTTTACCGTTTATAAAGCCGGAAATGAACTCGGACGCTTTGTGTCAAAGCTCCGTAAAACCCCACAGGAAATTCAGGGTTTTTTAAACTCTGTCAAGGAGGCTTAAGTAATGGGATTTAAAGATGTAATGAAATCATTTTTATACGAAACAGTTGAAGATGATGAATTAGAAGAAGAGGAAGAAGTCAGCACACCTGAGAGAACTTTACCTAACTTCTTAAAACGCCATACACCAACACAAGAAACATCACAACCTACTTCTCAAACACCTACAGAAACTGTTCAACCTGAACAACTTGAACAACTTGAACAACTTGAACAACTTGAACAACCTGAACAACCTGTAGTTGAGACTGAAAATTTATATGTGGAACCACAAGTTGTTGTGCAACCACAATCTAGTCAATTTTTAGATGCAATCGAAGATGTTGTGGAAACTCAAGAAGAAAAAACAACGAGACCTTCTTATATTCGCCCACAAGTGAATCGTGCTAACCGCAATACGATCATCCGCCAAGACTATTCTTCAATCATTTCTCCAATTTATGGCGATGTGAAAGAAGATCAAAAAGATGCAACACTTGTACATGATGCGTTTAACTTAACTAAACCAGTAGACGCTTCGGAAATGACAATGATTATTTCTCCAATTTTTGGTGCTCCTCAAACAACAAAACAACCAGTTGTTAAAGTTGATTCCAAAAGAAAAGCCGCTCCTCGAAAAGAAGCTGAACCAATCGTTACCGCTTCTAAAGAATCTTCTAGTTCAGATCTAGCTAGTTTCTTATCTAGACCAGCAGGTCAGCCTGCAAATTCGGTTCAAAACAAAACAGAAACTAAATAATTTGAATTAGAAAGAAGGTTAAACAATGGCAATTTTCTTTACAGGAATTAAAGGAACGGGCATGTCGGCTTTGGCGCAAATCCTTGCTGATCAAGGGCAAAATGTCCGCGGCTCCGATATTGAAAAATATGTATTTACCGAAGATGGATTAAGACAAAGAGGAATCGAAATTTTACCTTTTGATCCCAATAACATCCAAAAAGGCGATATTCTTATTGCCGGCCTTGCCTTTGGTGAAGATCATCCTGAAATCAAACGGGCAAAAGATCTTGGTGTAGAGGTGTATTGGTATAACGAATACTTAGGTAAACTATTACACGATTACAATGCGATTTGCGTTGCCGGATGCCATGGTAAATCAACAACAACCGGCCTTTTAGCCCATATTCTTGAAGCATATGAACCAACTGCATACTTAATCGGTGATGGTCATGGTCATATGCCAAACGATGCTAAAAACTTCGTGTTAGAATCCTGTGAATTTAAACGTCACTTCCTTGCTTACCATCCAGATTACGCATTGATTACCAATATCGAATTAGACCATGTCGACTACTATAAAGACTTGGATGATTACATTTCTGCATTCCAAAGCTTTGCCAATCAAATCCGTAAAAAAGCGATTATCTTTGGTGATGATCCATATTTAAAACATCTCAATTATCCAGTGGATGTTGTGACTTATGGATTGGAAGAGGGAAATGACTATCGTGGTGTAAATCTTGTAGAAAATGAACAAGGAACACAGATGGATGTTGAAAAAGATGGCAAAATTGTCGCTCATCTTACACTCAACAATTCTGGATTACCATTTGCTTGGGATTCTCTTGGGGCATTCGCACTTGCTTCTGAACTTGGGATGCCTTATGCAGAAATTGCAGATCGTCTTGCCACATTCGAAGGAATTGCTCGTCGCTTTGTGATTGAAGAAGTCAAAGATAGTGTTTTAGTTGATGACTATGCGCATCATCCAACCGCAATTAGTCAAATGATTCGTTCGGCACATAAACGCTATCCAAACCATAAAGTGATTGCACTTTATAAACCAGACCGTTACTCTCGTTTACAGTTCTTCTTAGATCGTTTCGCAAAATCTTTAAACGAAGCCAACGAAAGCTTTGTTTTAGATTTTGATTCGAATATCAAACCAGAAGATGAAACGATTACGGTAACGATCCAAGATTTAGTTGATCGCTTAGAGAATGGTCAACTGATCACTTTAGATCAACAAGGTGCCCAAATCCTCGCAAGTCGGGCTCCAGCTGTATATTTATTCATGTCGAGTAAAAATATATACTTGCTCAAAGATCTGTTAAAAGATCTTCTTTAATCCATTTAAAATTCACAAAAACTGATGATCAGATAACAGGTCATCAGTTTTTTATTGAAACAAAATAATCTAAAAATGATCGGGCGTTATCAGCGAATAAAAGGAAACATTCTTCTAGAATAAGGATTATAGATTTCTATAAGTTTTCGATTGATTTATTAAAATAAATGAACAATTGACTTATAAAATCCTTTTGATCTTTGACAACTGAGCAAAGATAACGTATATATAAATCTTATTGATCTCTGTTTTAGAACGAACGCTTTTAGAACTTTTAAATCTAATCAGACAACAAATAGCTCAAAAACAACAATAATATGCAAAAATGTCGCGATTTTTTCACAAATTTGTGGATAAATTACGGCAAAATGAAAATTGTTTCATTTTCCGTTTTGAAACCGGTTAAAAATGATATAATTATCAACGGAACAATTGTTGTTAGAAAGGAAGCTTATGACAGTCAATTTAGATGTCCTTATGTACCTAGCAAAGATTGCCCTTTGTATTGCGGGAGTCATTGCTGTGATCTATTTGATCCTCTTTTTCAAGTCACTTATTGATACAGCTGAATTATTTCAAGAAACGATAAAAGCCTTGAACCGGGATATGGTCAAACTTGAAGCGCCACTCGATACAATTGGTCAGGTATCGAATACCGTAAATGAAGTACAAGCTTCAGCTAAACGTGCTGCAGTCAATACCATGAACTTATTTAGCACTGCAACAGAGCGCTTAAGCGAAAATATCAAGAAAAAAGAAGAGGTATCTAATACCACTCCTTTACAACCAAATGAAAACCAATCTGCAGATCCAACTCCTGCAGATTTCAAACCTATTGATTCAGAACTCAAACAGACATTAAATCCAACACCTGATCCTGAATCATCGGAATCATCTACATCTTAATGAATCAATAAATCGTCTAACAAAATTCGATTTTAGGAGAATAATCATGATTGAAGAAAATAAAACTAACGAAACTGTAGACGAAACTCCAGTAGAAGAACAGCCTGCAGAACAACAACCTGAATTAAATGAAGAAGATCTTCGTGCAACAGTTATTGATGAAATGGAAAAAGCTTCACAAAAAGCATTAGATGCAATGCGTGAAAACGGAAACGACAAAAATGAAGAAGTCGTTGATGAGGCAAAAGACCAATTAGAAGAACTGTTTGCCCAATTCAAAACCTGGTTAGAACAAAACACTCAACCAGAACAGCTTAAAAAAGAAGCAAAAGAAGTATCCGATAAAGTTTCTGCTCTTTTAGAAAAAACGCGTCAATCAGTGATTGAAGTGTCCAATAACGAACAGTTCAAAAAAACAATGGAATCTGGACGTGAATTCTTAGTTGGAACCGGCGCAATGATTGCGGATGGACTACAGTTTGGATATGACAAACTAAAAGAAATCCCTCAATTTAAAGCGGCAACCGAATTTGTTGATGAGCATATCGAAGAATTACGTAAATCCGAAAAACTCAAAAACATTGTCGACAAATCAGAAGAAGGCTTTAATCACGTTAGCAATGCAATTTTTAGCGGAATTAAATCTTTCTTTAAAACAGACGAAACAAAAACAGATACAAATACCGAAGAAGATCAATTACCAGAACTTCCAGAATAATATTCGAGTATAACGATTAGAAATAAGATAAGAGGAATAATAAGATGAAAAGAATTACGATTTATGATGTTGCGAAAGAAGCAGACGTATCACTCGCGACAGTATCCCGTGTTATTAACGATTCAAGCGTAGTGCGCGAAGATACACGCCAAAGAGTACAAGAAGTCATTGAACGTTTAGGTTATAAACCAAATGCAGTGGCTCAAGGTTTAGCATTATCTAAAACAACTACAGTTTCGATCGTCATGTCCGAAAAACTGTTAGCGTACAATGCTAAAATCTTAAACGGTTTAATGGACGTCGCGAACATTTATCACTATAACGTGATGTTCCATACGACTTCAAAAGGCATTTCCAAAATGCAGGATGTTATTGAATCGATCATCAAATCCAGAGTGGATGGTGTCATCATTTTCAATGACAACTTCTCAGAAGACGAAATGGATGTATTAAACGAATACAAAATTCCAATGGTCATTGTCGGCAGTAAAGTAGAAGGTCAAAACCATGATCATGTTGGTAACGTTTATGTTGACATGGAAAAAATCTGCCATGATATGGTTCAAAAATACTTTGAAAACGGAATTGACGATATTGCATTAGTTGAAGATAAATTAAACCTTTCCATGATGCGTCAACTTAAAGCAGGGGTAGAATCTGCATATCAAGAAGCAGGAAAAGAATTCAATAACTACCTCTCTTATAACGATACTTATAAGACAAGTTACCAATACTTTAGTGAATACTTCAAAGAACACAAACCTGCAAAATTAAACATTGCATTCCGTGATTCTCAAGCTATTGCGATTTTAAACGCAGCACGTGAACATGGTTATCGTGTGCCAGAAGATCTTGAAATCGTAACAATCTTAGATTCCAAATACTTACCAATGATGCGTCCAACAATTTCCGCATTCAATATCCCAGATTATGACATGGGTGCTCTTGCGATGAGAATGTTGACTAAAATGTTAATGAACAACGACGAAAAAGGTGTTCAAAAAGAAATTGAAATTCAAGCAGCTCCAATCGTTCGTGAATCTACTCGCTAATTCACAACGAATAAGAGATATGTATTCAATTGAATAAATCAAAAAACGATTTAAACAAAGCGGCATGGTCCATATTATGACTGTGTCGTTTTTTATTGACTAATTGTGTAGTTAAACCTTTTTTTAACTCATTTTCTTTATAATTGAAATCTTGAAAGCTCTGATCGACAAGCACTAATAAGATTAGAAAAAAACCTTAATATATATATATATACTAAGAGAATTGTTATATCACTATATGAGTGTTACTATTTTTTTATCAATTTATTGATCTTAGCATCAACTGAATAAAGTTCAGTTACATAAAGAGAGGACAGAAAAAATGAAGAAAAGAGTTTTACCTTTATTAATGGCATCAAGCATGATGGTTTCGGTAACATCTCCATTGTTTGCTCAAGAAAATGAGGAACAATTCGATATTCATTCAACAACAGAATTTGTGGAAGAAACACAATCACTTGAAAAAGAATCTGCATATGAAGCAACAGCAAATGGTAAAACATATTCAACGTTAAAAGAAGCACTTGAAGCGGGTGGAGAAGTAAAATTATTAAAAGATGTAGTAGTTAATGAAATTATTGAAATTAATAACGATACAACTTTAGATTTAGGCGATTTCACGATTACAAATAATGCTGAAAAGCGTCCTTTCGTTGTGAAGACGGAAAATTTCACGATCAAAGCTAAAAAAGGTGGAATGGTCATCCCTGAATCGAACGCAAAATCGTATGGCTTTGTTGAATTCTATGGAAAGAATCTTTCTATTTTAGGAGGATATTATTCAGGTAAAACAGATAATGGTCGTCTGTTTAGAATGAACACTACAGAAAATAACAAAACTGGTACGCTAAAAGTTCGAGGGATTGTAGTAGAGACAAATAATGATATTATTGGTCATAAAAGTACATTTGAAACATACAGTGGATCGATTACTGATTGTGAATTTCATACAGATACTAGAGCAATTTGTATTGATGTGATGGATAACACTGAAACAAGCACAATGACAATTAGCAACACTACCGCATTTTCTAAAAGGGGACCTGTAATTGAAGTTGCTGGTGGAAATACAATTTTATCAGATAATGAGTGGACGGTAACTGGTGATTATGAAGGTGGAAACTCTTGGGCAAGAACTGCCGTAGGGGTTGGATATGAAGCAAATGTGACGATTAAAAGTGGAAATTATTCCGCAAAATCTACGAAACCAGATGAAGGATACGGTGTCTATATTTATACTTCAGGTGGAACCGTTAATATTGAAGGAGGAACATTTGAGGGAACAACTGCATCATTAAGAGCTGATGTTAATCTAGGTGATTATCCAAATGCCACATCTAATATTGTAGTGAATGGGGGACAATTCACTGGAGACCTTCAGGCATCAACAAAAACCGGTAAAGAAAAAATTACTGTTAATGCTGGTGATTTTAATGGAATCACGGATAAAACTTTAGCAGAAGGAAATAATGTTCAAATCGATGGTGGGGCATTTGATAAGGATGTCAAAACTAAAACACCAAATGCGAAAGATAAAGAAATCGTTACAATCACGAGAAACGACAGTCTACGATATGTCTATGGTAAACCATCTGTTGAAGAAGCACTAAAGAATACAGTTCCAGGAGATAAAGTCGAAATTATTCAAAATATTACTGAGGTTACTGTACCTGGTGGTGTGGAAGTTGAAAACAAAACGGAAAATGAAGTTACTGTAAATGGAACTGAAGTTGGAAAAGGTGAAACGATTACAACTCCTGCTCCAAGCACTGGTGGTGGCGGTTCAACCGTTAAATTGAACCCAGTGTATCGTGCTTATAATCCAAATAATGGAGAACACCTTTATACATTAGATGAAAAAGAATATAAACATGTAGCAAGTGTTGGATGGGATGCTGAAGGCGTTGCATTCATGGCTGAAGAAGAAAAGAATGGTCAAGCATTATACCGTGTCTACAATCCAAATAGTGGATTACATCATTACACATTAGATGAAAAAGAGAAAAATACGCTTGTTTCATTAGGTTGGCATGATGAAAAGGTTGCATGGTACACATCTAAAAAACCACAAAGTGCTCCAGTCTTCCGTGTTTATAATCCAAATGATGGAAACCATCATTACACAATGAATAAACAAGAAAAAGATGTATTAGTTTCCTATGGTTGGCAAGATGAAGGAATTGCATTCCGCACAGCACCTATTGAAAAATAAAAGTGAGTGCTTTGATCTTTAACTGATAATTGAATTCTCTGAACAATTCATAACGAAAAAAGTTCTAAGTATGCTTAATCAAAAAGCAACTTTGAACTTTTTTATTGTTTCTTTTAAACCTAAAAAGTTTATTGACGAGAAACGTTTTATGCCAAATAAAGCGAAAAAACGAACAAAATTGAAATTAATTTTAAAAATATTGACAAGAAAAAACACACAAATATATTTATTCACTTTAATTCTAGACTAAATACAACGCTGATAAGATGATATAAAACGCAAAATAAGATTTTCAATTCTCTGAAGAAACACTAAATGGATTGATAAGCAATTCTATATATATATATATATATATATCATCGATAAGATGATACTATTGAAACGATTATAAAGATGTTATGCATCATCAAAAATCTTCGGGTTTTTGAGTGAGCAAGAGGGGAAATTGAATATGAAAAAAAGAGTTTTGCCTTTGCTGATGGCGTCCTGCATGATGGCCACAACAATATCTCCAGTTTTTGGACAAGAACAATCATTTGATCAAGTAGACAATTCTACGTTTGCCCAAGAAACAGAACAGCCAACAGAAGAAACAGTTGTATCTGTGACAATCGATGGAAAAACAAATGATTATTCGAGTTGGAAAGATGCATTAGAAAAAACAATCAAAGGAAATAAAATTGAAGTCAAACTGTATCAAGATGTCGATTTCACTAACCCAGGAATTTATTCAAAAAAAGTTCAGACAAGCGGGATCAATCTAGAGATTGAAACACAGGGGGCTGATGTTACTTTAGACTTAAATGGCCATAACGTAACGAATCATTTTAAAAATCCTTACGGAAACTATCCAGCTAAAGGTTTTACTGCAAAATTAAAAAAAGGCGGGACTTTTAGGATAGTTAATAATGCAAAAAACAAAAGTCATTTTGATGTAGAAAAGCTTGGTGATTTAAGCAGCATTTTAAATACTGACATTATTACATTCATATTTGGAGAAAACATTACAACAACAACGAAGACTTTAGATTTGAAACATGTGGTTTCGAAGTATTCCGATTTTTATTTGGGAATGAATGGTGGATTTAAAGCTCTTCAAGAAGATGGTTCTTATAATTTTTATACAACTGCATCAGATGCAATCGGAAATTCTAAAGATCATAGAGCAATTTTAGTTAATGATTATACAGGTGACGATAGTTTTAGTGCTTCATCAGGGGTTAAAGGAACTGTAGATTTAAACGGAAATACGTTTACTACTTTATCGACTGCTCTCAATTTTTTACATTCGAATGTCGATATGAC